>OCFU01000039.1_pt1 | contig 37769 bp, 38 predicted proteins | sample 1502481 | NCBI WGS metagenome assembly OCFU01 (sample SAMN02324088, study PRJEB22366) | soil metagenome | biome: mixedwood plains | place: Canada | collected 2009-09
ACCCTGCCGCTTACCGGATACCTGTCCGCCTTTCTCCCTTCGGGAAGCGTGGCGCCATTCGCCATTCAGGCTGCGCAACTGTTGGGAAGGGCGATCGGTGCGGGCCTCTTCGCTATTACGCCAGCTGGCGAAAGGGGGATGTGCTGCAAGGCGATTAAGTTGGGTAACGCCAGGGTTTTCCCAGTCACGACGTTGTAAAACGACGGCCAGTGAATTCAGATCTCAAATAATGATTTTATTTTGACTGATAGTGACCTGTTCGTTGCAACAAATTGATGAGCAATGCTTTTTTATAATGCCAACTTTGTACAAAAAAGCAGGCTGGATCCACAACATTGCTGCATACGGCGATCGCGCGCGGCGAAGTTAACGAAGGCGAATTGCGGGCGAGAGCCACGCTGCTGGAGCAGAAGGCTGCGGAATTTGAAGTCGTGGGCTCCGTCCAGCAGATTCATCCTGGGCCGGTAGTGACCACGTTCGAATTCAAGCCCGAACCGGGGATCAAGTACTCGAAGATTACCGGACTCGGCGATGACCTGAGCCTGGCGCTCGAAGCCGAAGCGGTTCGCATTGACCGCATTCCCGGCAAGTCCACGGTCGGCATCGAAGTACCCAACGATTCACGCGCCACAATCGTGCTGCGCGACTTGCTGGACTCCCCGGAATATACGCAGTCCAACTTCAAGCTGCCGCTCGCGCTCGGCAAGGACATTCGCGGGAAGAACATCGTGGCGGATCTACAGAAGATGCCGCATCTGCTGGCTGCCGGCTCGACCGGGACCGGAAAGAGCGTGTCGATCAATACAATGATCCTCTCGCTGTTGTTCCATGCGCGGCCCGATCAGGTGAAGCTGATCATGATCGATCCGAAACGCCTGGAGCTCGGGCTATACCAGGACATCCCTCATCTGCTCGTTCCTGTCGTGACGGAGCCGAAGGTTGCAAACAACGCGCTCCGTTGGGCCGTCATGGAAATGGAGGCCCGCTACAAGAAGCTGGCAACGCGCGGTGTCCGTACCCTCGAGGCATATAACGACCAGGTCAGGCAGCTCGACATCCCTGGCCTGAGCGACGACTCCGGCGAGGAAACACCGATGCCGTTGCCCTACATCGTGATCGTCATCGACGAACTCGCCGACCTCATGATGACAGCGGCTCGCGAAGTGGAAGAGTCGATCACGCGTCTGGCGCAGATGGCTCGCGCGGTGGGCATTCACCTGATTCTCGCGACGCAGCGGCCGTCCGTGGACGTCATCACGGGATTGATCAAAGCGAATTTCCCGGCGCGTATTTCGTTCCGCACTACATCAAAGGTGGACTCCCGCACGATTCTCGATTCGAATGGCGCGGAGCAGCTGCTTGGTCGTGGGGACATGTTGTTCATGCCGCCGGGCTCGTCTCGCCTGATGCGTGTGCATGGATCCCTGGTGACGGAAGAGGAAGTGACAAAGGTCGTGACCTTCCTGAAGGCGCAGGGTGCACCGGTCTACAACGAACGAATTCTCGAACCGCCCGCTGAGGAACAAGAGACCGAGGACGCGAGCGACGGCGAACTCGACGAACTCTACGATGACGCCGTGCGCATCGTGCTGGATATGGGCAAGGCGTCAACCTCCGCGTTGCAGCGCCGCCTGCGCATCGGCTATGGTCGAGCCGCCAGCCTGCTTGATGGCATGCAACGCGCCGGTATCATCGGACCTCCGGACGGCAGCAAGCCCCGAGCCCTCCTCATCAAAAGAGAAGACTACTTCAGCGAATGATGTTGTCGCGAGGGCAGGCTCCCCTCCTCAGCAGGAGGAGGGGTGGCCGAAGGCCGGGGTGGTGTGGTCAAGAATTTCCTGGGCCACACCATCCCGTCTGCGCGAGCTAATGTGGCTTCGCGGCTTTCTCTTGCTCGCGCATCCACCCCTCCTCCTGCTGAGGAGGGGAGCCGATTGCGGCAACTTTCAAAGCGCTCCGCAGTTTGGCCAGTTCTGCCTTTAAATAAAGAATATTTGTGGGAGTACGAACAAAAATGGGCTTCAGAACCGACGCGATTCATGCCGGACAGGAACCCGATCCGTCGACCGGCGCGGTTTCAACTCCGATCTTCCAGACTTCGACCTACGTTCAGGAAGGCATCGGCAAGCACAAGGGCTACGAGTACGCCCGGACAAGTAACCCCACACGTCTCGCGCTCGAACAGAACATGGCTGCGCTCGAGGGCGGCGTTGCGGGCTATGCGTTCGCATCCGGCATGGCAGCCGAGACAGCCATCACTCAGCTCCTGTTGAAGCAAGGCGACCATGCGATCTGCGGCTCAAATGTCTACGGCGGAACGTTCCGTCTCTTCGACAAGATCGTCCGTCACTTCGGGGTGAACTTCTCCTACGTCGATACGACGGACTTTGACGCGCTCGCCGGCGCGCTCCGCCCGGAAACAAAGATGGTCTTCATCGAATCGCCGACAAATCCGCTGATGGCCATCACCGATATTCGCGCCGTTGCGCGAATCGTTCGCAAAGCCCGGAATGCGAGACTGGTCGTCGACAACACCTTCATGAGTCCGTACTTTCAGCGTCCGATCGACCTGGGAGCCGACATCGTGATCCACAGCACAACGAAGTACCTGAACGGACACAGCGACAGCATCGGCGGAGTCGTTGTGCTGAAACGCAAAGACGACGCCGAGCAGCTCCAGTTCATTCAGAACGCTGCTGGAGGCATACTTTCGCCATTCGATTCCTGGCTGGTGTTGCGCGGTGTCAAGACGCTGCCCGTTCGCATGGACGCGCACAACACGAACGGCATGGCGATGGCGAAGTACCTGGTCAAGAACCGGCACGTGAAGCAGGTGTATTACCCGGGTCTGCCGTCGCATCCGGGGCATGCCCTTGCGAAGCGCCAGATGTCCGGCTTTGGAGGAATGATCGCATTTGATCTGGGCTCACTCGCAAAGGCTAAACGGTTCCTTTCCCGCGTCCGCCTGTGCGCGCTCGCAGAAAGCCTTGGTGGCGTGGAGACGCTCATCTCTCACCCCGCCACAATGACTCACGCGTCGGTGCCGCCGAGCCAACGCCGCAAACTCGGCATCACGGACGGATTGGTCCGAATTTCCGTCGGCATCGAAGACATTAAGGACCTCATCGCGGACCTTGAGAACGCGTTTAAGTGAGTCCGGAGTTCCTCACTCCACCCTTCACCCAATCCAAATACTTCTCCAGCCCCGACTCCACCCGCAACCCGACAATCTCCGGCACCTCGTAGCGATGCAATTCCCGCACGCGTTCCTTCAACGCATCAAACCCTGCCCGCGTCGTCTTCAACAGCAGCAATACTTCCTCTGACCACGTCAGCTTTCCTTCCCACACGTAGCACGACCGGACCCCGGGCACCACGTTCACGCACGCCGCAAGTCTTTCCCCGACGACTTTCTCCGCGATCTCCTCCGCATCTTCCCTGCTCTCGCAAGTCACAAAAACCACCATTGTCTCGGTCATCGCCGTTTGTCCTTCCTGCGTGAAGAATATATATAAGGATGGCGAATTTTCCTGAGGAGGAGAGGAGAGTCCGGGCTTCCCTTTACGGCCACGTCCCTGAAAAAGATGGAATTCTTGCCTGCCTTCGCCTGGCAGAGATGATCACGAGTCGGCGAAAATCGTTGAAAACTCAGCTGAAAGACCTTTTTTCACAGTTAGGGGCTGTGTATAATCGCCGCCTGAGTGGTTCGGTTAGATCCGTCCATTCAGAGGCTTAAGGCCAGCCTTGCGGCGGAAATGCAGGAATTCCACGGTAGGAAAGTTGCTGAAGCAAACCGCAGAGAAAGGTTTGAAGCTGGTATTGATGAGCCGTCGGGTACGGAACCGGTGGTGAGGTTCTATGCCGAATCTCGTAACGCTGCTCGAATACGGAAAGCAATGGGTCAACGCAAAATAACGCAGGGTTTGGTTCCTCGAATTGCGATCGGCGTGTTCGGACTGTTGACGGTCGCGATGATCCTTTTGGCGATCTTCGATGAGCGTGGTGCTCTCGCGCTCGGCAAGCGACGCGCGGAATTGGACAACCTCAACACGGACATCGAGCAGACCATAGAGAAGAACAAGGCGCTCCAACTCAATATTTACAATCTCCTTCACGACCCCGATGCAATCGAACGCCGTGCGCGCGAGCAACTGAAGCTCGTCAAGCCTGGCGAGATTGTCATCGAGACTCCGCCGACAACGGAATCTTCGAAAAAAGATCAGACCAAACAGGCAGAGTAGTTCCCGCACCCATTGACGATTTCAAATGCCGCTCGTATAGTTAAGAGTCTTATCGACGCGGGGTGGAGCAGTGGTAGCTCGTTGGGCTCATAACCCAAAGGTCGGAGGTTCAAATCCTCCCCCCGCAATTGAAGGGCGGCTGAATAAGCCGCCTTTTTTATTTGGGTTACAAGCCACGTTGTTCAAAACAGCCTTCCAATCCCGTGGGGGCAAAACTAGCCCTTGGGGGCAAAATTGATCCCAAATGCATTCTCGACGAGTTCTGCAGCCTTCTTCAGGTCCTCCAGATCCCGGTCGTTGTAGTGTTCATCGGTGGTTGTCATTCGCTTGTGCCCGAGTTGCACGGCGGCCAATTCCAGCCCACTCACCTTTCGTAAATACTTGCTCGTCGCCCGGCGAAACGCATGAAAGCCGTCCGCTCGAGGCGTACGCTTGATCCCACAACGATCGAGAACGGGATACAGGACTTCCCTTCTCAAGTCGTCGGGATCGTGGGGGCGGCCGTCGTCATCAGACCGGCAAAACACAAAGTCGTCCGGACCGATGCTCTTGGATGCCTGCAGATGATTCGACAAAAGGTGCTCCAGACCAACAGGCATGTGCCGGACATGGTCCTGGCCTGTTTTTGTCGAATCCAGTAAGCGACCTCTCCAAAAACCCTTCTCGAAAGTGATCGTCTTGGCGTCCCAGTCGATGTTTTTCCACTGCAATGCCAACAACTCGCCAATGCGAACCCCTGTTAACGCGATACAGCAGAACAGAACCTTCCGCCGCTCCGGTATCTCTTGAAGAATCTTCTGAACATTTTCCGCGGTCCAAATCGGCATCTTCTTGCGCAGGTGCTTTGGGCGGTGAAGTTTCCGGCGAACAGGATTGTGTTCAATCAAATCGTGCTCCGCCGCGACTTCGAACATGACGTGTAGCAGTTGATAGATGTTCAGTACCGATTTCTGACTGAGCTTCTTTGCGTTCAGACTCTGGAAAAAATTGCTGATGTCACTCGGCGACACATCAGAAATCGAATTTTCGCCAAACACTGGGATAATGTGGTTCTTCAGACTCGCAGCATGGGATCCGCGGGTGGATGCGGCCGTGCCACGATTGACCTGGTATATTTCCCAGTGCGCCCTAACAAATTCGTTCAACGTGAAACCCTTCTTAACTGAAGCGATTGGCAGGACCAGCGGCGGCGCTTGCCCCATCGCGGCCATGAGATCCCTAAGATGCTGCTTCGCCTTTTTGAGAGTTAGTCCCTCCTCCCAAGGCGTTGCGGCCTTACGCCAGTTCCCGGGATTCGCTGGATCCCTAACCCAGTAACGAAATCGGCAAGCTTTTTTGCCGTTCGATTTCGTTCTCCATTCAATCCATCCCTCTTGGTACGAATTCGCGTTCACGCGTTTCTCCTTTCCCTTCGTGAACGCTCCTGTCATTTCAACCGGCTCCAACGATAGGTCCATCGTCTTTAGGCTGTCAATGACCTCAACTCCGCGGTTTCGGCAACGACGCCGTGAGCGTTAAGCCATGCGCGAAACTCGGCGGATTCGATGTTGAAGCGGACCTGGCGTCCGAACTTTACGTGAGGGATGACCTCGGGTCCCTTTCCGGATGTGCGGTCATAGATCCAGGATTCCCTGAGGTTCAGGAGAAGAGCTAAATCCTTGACGGTAAGAAATCTGCTTGGCATAGAACCGCCGTGGGTGGACTCCCACTTCAGATCTGAGGCTTCGGGCAGGACGAATATGACGCTGCACAGTCAATGCCACCTAACCTTCCTTTCCTTCTCAGGCGCCGATGTCTATGCCCCTCGTAGTTCTCCCATTTTGACTTCTTCACTGCCAGAAGACGCGGATGAAATGATCGAACTCGCTCGAGTGCGGTTCGATTGCCAACAGGCCACCGCGACCAACATTCCAGCTAAGTATGTACAATACGTGAATGCCCAGACGGGATAGCGACTGCACCGAGGCGCTCATCATAGACAGAGGAGCTGCAGCTGAGATCCCCTCTTTAGATGCCATTCGGGAATGGGCGCTTGACAAGCGAGTTTTCGTCTCCAGCGTCATGTCGGAACTGCAAGCGGAACGCACCGCAGCTGCCTCAGGGATTCGGGCTCTCGGCGCCAAACCTATATTGTTTGAGTTATTTGGTGCGAGAGACGCGGATCCGGAGGACGCGTATCTCGGTGAGGTAGAAACCTCAGACATTTACATTGGTATACTCGGTCGCCGTTACGGCAAACCGCTCCCATCTAGGTATTCAGCAACTCATGCTGAATACCTTCACGCAGAATCACAGGGGTTAAGGATAGCCGTCTGGGCTCGCGCTGAAACGAACCGCGAAGGGCATGAACAATCTTTTCTCGATGAGGTCCGGGTATTCCATGTAACGCCTCAATTTACATCGTCCGAAGAACTCCAAGCTTCGATCGAAGATCGCCTCCGCGCAATCGCCGCAGAAGATTTAGCCCCTTGGTGTAAATTAGGGAATATTGTTTTTAGGGCGAGCTATGTGGTCGATCGCGGCAATGCAATATCCGTTACAGCTCGTGTTCGCAACGATGCAGTGGCCCATGCCCTCGAAACACTGCGAGAACAACGTCTCGACAATGCTAGGCTCACTTATGCCGGCCGTAGTAAGTACGTGAGGCTTCAGAGCGTGCACTCGACGACACGAAACGCGCGATCGCGCGAACTACAACTGAACTTTGAAGTGAGGGAAGCTCCGCAGACCTACCGTAGCGAGATGAGCATCAATAACCTCAGTCCAACTGATTTGACGGAGGCTGGTCTGCGGACCGTACTGTTTGGTGAACCCAGTCCCCTGAAAGATCAATATCTCGGCTTCGTCGCCGAAATCGAAGACCCGCTGCAGCCGCTTCGCGACGCAAGGATCCCTGATGAAATCACGCGACCTCTCGCAGAACTTCTCGTTGTTGATGCGCTCGTAGGCGGGAACCGTGCGGCTCGCGTCACTGAATTTAGGCTGGGAGTCGCTATACGTGGCCTTCGCCGACTGAAACTCGCCTGGGAAGTGCCAAACCGGATACAGTGGACGACGTGCTGAGATCCGAACGATTGAAGGTCGCGTTCACCTCTGACTGCAAGGCGTGAAGCGTGTTGCCGTAGACGCTACCATGCTGAGTTAGCCAAAAACTGTCGATATTCCTTCACGATTTCTTTGAACTTTTCAGGAGAGCCACCAAAGAATCCAGCTTTGACAACAGACCAGTCGGATCCGGCCTCAGAGTCAGCGACAATCGTTGCAAGTGGACCTGACCTGCCGTCTTGGTGAGATTTCCATGCGAACCTGCCAAGCGGTCCCCACGCGTTCCTGCCCCTTGCTGAATTCAAATAGGCATGTTCGAGGGCAAGCAGCAATTCGAAACGGTCGAACACCGCATCATAGTCAGAACCCAAGAAGAGGAGCTCATTAAAAAACGATTGAAACAAGACGTAAAGGTACTCACTGCGTGGATATCGCTTCTGCGAATGATCAGGCAATTCTTTGAATACGTCCTGCATAACGCCATCAACTGAACCGATCGCGAACACTAACCGGTTCCGCCCGCCCCCCTCCGGATCGGAGACGCTCGGAACCATCAGCTGATAAAGGTTGTCGTACCTATTTGCAGCGACGGCCGCAATTCCACCAGCGTATAGCAACAGAACTGATGGATACCATCTAAGGGCGAGCCAGCCCTGAATCCCAGATTGCGATCGAACTCCATCGATTAGACGTTTCGCAGGCAAGACAAGTGTATTGAGGTGATCATCTCGGCCCCAGAAACCAACAAGCGCCTCGATTTTTAGCAGATCGCGGCACGCAGCCTCATACATTTGAAGCCGTTCTCTCAGTTTCTCAACTGACCACTCTGTGTCGTAAGAAAGACCCGAAAACTGGGACAACACCGCACGGACCTCGCTCGTAACGAGGTCGTGTAGCCTTAGCCTCAACCGGTCATCAGCTAGGAACTCTTTGGCGGACGCTATCTTCTGGTCATCTACTTCCATACGAAATTCTCAATGCTTAGTTTCCATAGTGTTCAGATGGTGTTCACGCCGTCGCCAACGTTTCGGGCATTTCATCCCAGGTTCGTCCTTCCAGTGATCGCCCTGCCCGCTTTTTCTGCACTCCGCCCCATTGTTTGAAGAAAAAGGGGACGTTGGCGTCTGAACACTGGTCGCGAATCGATGTGACCCATTCTTGGTTCATGGGCCGGGCGCCAGGTCCTGATTCGCCGCCGACGATGACCCAGTCAATGCCGGACAAGTCGAGGTTGGGTAATGGGCCGAGCAGTGGTTCGAGCGACAAAAACTTTATGGCCGCTTTCGTCTGCCGAAGATCATCGATTCTGTATTGATACTTCTCGTTCTCGACGCTGACTCCCATCCATACGTTCTCTGGCCAATCCAGTTGGTTGTTAAGCTTGAGTAGCCGTCCCGATCGCTTCGTCAGGACTTGGAACTGATGCCAGTTCGCCTTTCTCATGGTTCCAAAGACATTCATAATGAACTGCTTGGGTACCTTGTCTTGGAAGAGGTCGCTCATGGAATTGACAAAGATCATCTGTGGTTTCCTCCAGTGCAGCGGCGCATCGAGCATCTGTGGGTGGAGCGTGAGCTTAAAACCGTTGCGATAGTTGCGTTGTCCCATCGCCTTGAGTCGCACAGACATGCGTTCTGCGTAACACAATTTGCATCCTGGACTAATTTTTGTGCACCCAGTTAACGGGTTCCACGTAGCCTCGGTCCATTCAATTGTCGACTGGGTGGCCATGGGGGGTTGCTCCTTTTCATGTTGGGAACTGCAGCGTCGTGTCCGGCGGGAGTGTTCGTTTGACATTGCCGGCCTGCATGCGGCGCTCTTCAGCGGGTGGAGAGACTTGAATCCGGAAGTCTGCTTCCAGCCGGAGGACGGCATCACGGTAATTGGTTTCCGTGTATTGAGTCTCCACGGCCTCCTCTTCGAGGAGTTCTCGAAACGTCTGTGTCCGTCCCGCGAATTGTTCCAACAGCCGTTCGCAAATGTTGTTCAGTGGTGAAAACAAGGGTAAGGTCTTCGCTTGCGTATCCCTGGGGTCGAAGTCCCATGACCCTACGCCGTCGATGACCTCAGAACTGTAGGAGGTCATGAGGTTTTTCATAATGCTCGCGCCTTTCGGGTGCTTCGACGCGAAGACGAGATGATGGCTGGTGCCGCCTCCTTCACGCGTTCTGAAGGCAAATACGACAGGAATGCCCTTGGCTTTCTTAATTGCGGAGCGGATGGCATTCAGGACGACCTCTTCTCTTGCAGGCGGGTTTCGTAGGGCGATTTCTTGTCGTAAGGCTTCCGCTCGTTCTTTTTCGAAGAATTCATTGATGGAATCGTCCATAACTGGGTAGCTCAGTTTCATGTTGACGCGGCTATAGTTGAAAAAGAACAAGCAATCGTTCCCAAAGCCCTGCAGTGCGGAGGTGATAAGGGCGAGTGACAAGCCTTTGTAGCCGCATGGATCAGCGAAGACGAGCGTGGGAATACTAAACTCGTGTTCCGCCATCGACCGATCCACAACGATGTTCGTGAATGCCGGTTTGTATTGCAACCGATCAATGCCAGGTAGTGACATCACGTTCGTTTCGACTTGGGCAGCAAACTCTGGATCGCCATCGTTAAACCAGAGTCGCACTGATCGTCGCAGTCTGTCGTTGTCGATCACTTGTTCCGTGATGAGCATCGGAATTGATTTCTCGCCGTTTTTGTACTTGCCGGGGCCAGCGAAGAGATCGGCGTACCCAACGATTTTGCTTCTTGCCAGGAGAACGTTCGCCCAGGCGAGGAAATAATCGACGACAGCTTTGTGTTTGATTTTTGATGACTCGCGCGGGTAGTCGAAGAAACGTTCCTCGACGCCCAGCTCGTTATGTTTGTGCACGCAACCTCCCAAACGCGCCTAAGGAAGGGCCACCGCTTCGAGAAGGGACTGACGCTTGCGAAAAACCAACAGTTGCCCTTCATAGCACAATCCGTCCAGAGCGGGACGGGTTAGGTCCATCAGTTCAGAGTGTGTCGCCTCGGTTTGCAGGACTGCATGCTCTAAAGGGCGAGGTCCGCATGCGTCCGGGTACAATACGTGGTCATGTTGCCGACGGACCCGCGGCTCAACTTCTCGTGGCTTTGCCACTTCACCGATTCCCGCAATTTGCCAAAGATCAAGAAACTCGGTGGTCTCTACTCAATGATCAAGTTGCGTGATATGGGCGTGGTGGGTGACGACCATTTTCCTGGAGGAAACGAATGGAGCCTCGACGCAGACAAAATGTTCGGCATGGATGGATACGTGCACCTTTGTCTTCGAAGCAACCATCCGATGGAGCACATCGCGCGCAATGATGGCCGCATTCAGACAACGCAGTGGCTCTACATTGACATCGAAGTCATGCAGTTGGATGGTGTGATGATGACCATGGATGTGTCGAACAAGTCAGGCATCCATCCGATCTCACTCGAGGAAGCAGGCAAGCTGTTGGATTATGAGGTGCTGCAAAAGCGGTTAGATTGGAACGATCCGGCCATCAATGCTAGGTTAAAAGCAATGGAGAAGGTCGAAGTACTAATCCCGGAGTGCGTTCCCTTCAAGTACTTTGAGAGGTTTTTCCCAAATGGCTGAGCGCCCTGTCTTCATACCGTCACCCGACAGAGCTGAGTTGGTGCGGGAGATCTTTCTGCCGATCAAGTGGCACTCTGGTTTCGCATTGGTGCAGAAGGAGAAGAACATTCAGGAGCTACATGAAGCGGCGGCGCAACGGGGCATTGCCCCCCTCCTGGAGATTTCAAGTAAGTCTAAGAGCGAGCGCGGACGGCACATGAGCGCGTTTCATATGACCGTACCTACCAAATGCTGTGGACGAATCAAACTGGAGCTCGCTTTCCAGGGTAGTAAGGTATTCGAGCATGGGGGACCGTTCACGGACTTGTTTTACAAGGGCGATAAAGAGATTGGTCAGGCGAAGCGGGACCCACGCTTACAGAAGTCAGGCCGGTTGATCGGATTCTCATTTGAAGGCCTGGATTTTCCGCTCGAACCAAAGACTGCGTTCTATGACTGGCTGTATTGCTCGTTTTTGTGGGATCACCGGGAGTGGGCCACGAAACTGTACGCCTACGCAGGATTCACCGACGTCGAGTTCAATCCCCAGCGGTCAATCAACTGTCAGGCGCGATCGGCGGCATTGTTTCTGTCGCTGATGAAGCGGGGCGACCTTGAGAGTGCACTCCAATCGCCTTCTGCCTTCCTCGACACCCTCGTCCGGTCGCGGTATCGCCCCCAACTCCGCGCCGACGATTTCACACCAGAAGGGTTGTTTTCGCCCCAGAGATAGAACAGCCGTTTACAGGGCTCACTTTTTTGAAAATTCGAACGGTACTCTTGCCTTGACCACGCAACTTGGCCTGCGCGTGTCGTTGTTGAAAGAGATCTATTACCGATCAGGATGTTGGCTCAGTTGAATATTGGCCGGGAACTCTCGCCTACGAGGGTAAAGCCTGCCCAGTAGACCGGTAGCGCTTGGTCGCCGAATTGTTGAAGGAGGTCGAGTTTGGCTTGGCGGAGCGCGGAGCCTTTGTCAGAGCCCGCGGCGAGATGCTGGTAAAAGCGCTTCATGAGGGCGATGGTGTAGATGTCGTCCGCCGTCCAGAGGCTGGCGACGACCGCTTTAGCCCCGGCGAGAAGGAAAGCACGTTCAAGGCTGGCGATTCCCTCTTCGCCGAGAAGCCTGCCGGAGCCAGTCTCGCAAGCGGATAGGACAACGAGGTCAGCTCGAAGTGGGAGGTCCCGGATTTCCCGGACTTGGAGGAGGCCATCGTCGGTGGACGCTGGAGAGGTTCCGAGGACGAGAGCGGCTCGGTCTGGAAACTCAGTGTTGGCGACACCGTGAACGGCGAGATGGACAATTCGGAAGTTTTCCAATGGTAGTGCCTTGAATGCAGTTTCGGTGGCGTCGGTATTGAGAAGCAGTTGGTTGGGCCCTCTCACGATACTGCCAATACTCTGGACTTCTTGTTTGCTTCCGGGCAGCTTAGGAAAGCTCACGGCGTCGAGATCAAAAAAGTCAGCTGCAGCGTTCTCAGCGGAGTTCTTTCCTGTGGGGGTTCCGGAGTACACGGCGCCGCCCACGGCGACGAGGCTCATCGGCAGCGGTTCGGAGGCCTGAGTCTGCCGGAGAAGGTGAAGCACCGTCGCTGATGGCGCGTAGGTGACGACGTAAGAATCGAGGACGTACTTTCCATTGGAGTCTCTCAAGGCATCCAATGGCAGAAGGTTGAGTTTTCCGTCAGGAACGACGACCAACCTCGATTTTCGCTCAGGACCGAGCGCTGGTTCGAGGATCAGAGAAAAGAGCTCTTGGGAAACAGCGACATCCGGCTGTCTCGATCGCACCGCTGAAAGATAACTGTTAACCAAGGCCTCGATTCGTTTACGCCCGGCTGCGATCACGATGACGCGCAATCCGTCTCGGGTGATTCTCAGGCAGTAGGATTCAGGCTCACTCAGCACATACTCGAGCAACGCTTCGTCAGGGCGCAGCGATGTTTGCAGTAGACGGAGCGGAACGGGCTTCGGACGGTCCTGCGACGAAGCTAATGCGGAAGTAGTTTTTCGTACAGGCGAGAGCAGCTGCTCTGCCGCGAAGAGGCTGTCCAGCAATTCTTGACGCCTGGATCGGTCCGTCTCATGAACTAGAGCAAGTTGGATTCGATTGATCTCCGCTTGAGATTCAACCGTAAGACCGTCAACGTTTGTCAGAGTCTCCGATTCTCCGCGCAGAGTATCCGCGAGAGCTCGACCACGAGCTCTTTCAATGATTTCGTAGGCTCTTGCCGGATTGGACAACTTTCTCGCAACCAATTCGAAATGACCCACATATGCTTCGCTTAGAGCCGCGATCAAGGAACTCTTCAACTGGCGCCGCGTTACATTCACCAAGAGTGCATCCAGTACATCCGTCGCCTCGCTAAAGGTTTCGTCCGCACGATCGAATTCCCCGTTTCTCACCTGAAGGTCTGCCAGCAGAGACAGATCCTGAGGCAGGTGATATCGATCTTCGAGGGCACGCACCATTCGGATGCCCTTCGACGCCCACAACTCCGCACTATCCAAATCGCCGGCCTGACGGTAGGCCTTTGCCAGCTCGATCGCGCTCCAGGCCAGGACATGATGGAAGCCATTCTCATCGCTAATTCGTGCAGCCTCGGTCAGATTCTCTATAGTTCCCGATACAACCAACAACTGCGCCAGTGCCATGTTGTGCTTCTCTTCACGGGCGCGGTTTGTGGCTGCGGCGAGGACGGCTTCCGCCTCCGCGGTCCGATTCATAGCCAGAAGAGACCGCGCCTTTCCCTGATATGCCAAGTAGAGGAAACCGTGATCGGGAACGACAGACCCCAGTTTCAATACGGTGTTGGCGTACTTGAGACCCGCCTCCGGTTGTCCAGCTTCTACGAATCCGTTGCCGACCAAAGAGGTGTAGTGAAGCGCACCGCCAAAATCTCCGCTAAGATATTGCGACCTGATCGCGTCTCCGATTCTTCGCTCCTCGTTGGACGTCAATACGACAAATGGGATGGTTCGAGCGGCAATGGTTCCAATCTTTGGGATGCTTAGCTGCCATACACTCAGAACCTCGAGGAGCAGCGCCTCGAACTCTTGATCGACCTTGTCGATTTCATCGACAAGAAGAACGCATGGTTTCTCTTCTTGCAGGAGAGCGCGAAGAAGTGGACCCTCCGTGAAGAAACTCAAACCGTGCAGCTCCTGGCGGATGGATTCCCATTCGCCACCAGATTGAGCCGGGCTCGATTCCAGATAGAGCTTCTGCAAAGCCTCATCAAACTTCCCAATCGCCTTCTCTTCGTTGATGCCCATATAGCACTGCAGCCGTTCAACGTGCGTGTCTGCCGCCTTGGCCACCGCATACGCGAGTTCCGTCTTGCCGCAGCCGGGCGGTCCCTCGATGAGAAGTGGACGTCGCATCTTTGAGGCGAGATACACGATCCACAGGACCGTTTCATCGGTAAGGTATTTTGCGCTGCGCAACTTGTCTCCGAGTGCATCGGGCGAAGAGAACATGGTCACCATCCTTAAGCAGTCTGAGCAATCGTGGCTGCTCTGTTACGTATGAGAATCGGCCGAAAGATTTTCTGTCGCGCATCGCTCGAATTCCTTTGTGGAGATAGCAGCCCTTATCAGCAGCATCCGTTTGCAAATCATGAATGGCGCCTTGCCGAATGGGGGTTGGGCCAGCGGAGACGGCCAGTCTGCAAGCGTCGAAGCGACGTGCCTCGCTCTTCTTGCACTCCGTGAAACGGGTAGCCCCATCTACGAAAAAGGGCGAAGGCTACTCGAAGGTTTGAGAAACATTGATGGAAGCTGGCCGGCTTTCGCGGGCGATGACCCTGAGGGGTGTTGGACGACGTCCCTGGCCATTATCGTACTCAACGCCCTTCAGCCAAGACCGCACTCTGTCAAGAAAGCACTATCCTGGCTTCTCCGGAACAAGGGCCGCGAGGGACACTGGCTTTGGAACCTGAAGTTTCGATTGGCGGATCGTAATGTCCGATTCAATCCCGACAAGTTCGGGTGGTCCTGGATACCCGGAACGGTGAGCTGGGTGATTCCAACCGCGTTCGCATTGATCGCACTTCAGCAGGCAATTCCCTGTTGTCAGACCGAAGCAGTCTCCACTCGAATCCAGTTGGGCGCTGAGATGTTTTTCGACCGTGCGTGTCCAGGGGGTGGATGGAATGCAGGAAACGGTGTGGTACTCGGATCCCCTCTGAGACCCCACGTCGACGCAACCGCAATTGCGCTCGTTGCGTTGGCAAACAACACACGAGATACAGCTGCAGCAAAAGCGTTGAAGTGGCTCAAGCAGGCTTACGCGGAATGCTCGTCCCCCTATAGTCTTGCCTGGTCCGTCGTCGCGTTTGCGGCACATAAAGACGAGGCTTTTCTTTCTTGCACTGAACGTCTTGAAGCCGCCCTCCTACAGCAAACGATAGCGTTGAACATCGAGACACTCAGTGTGGCGGTCATTGCCCTTGATGTCGCTCAGGGTAAACCCAATCCGTTCCAGTTGGTGACCCCGTGAACCGGCGTGATTGGTTGGCCGCCTCTGCAGCGGTCGGGGGGAGTGCCCTTGTATGGAGCCAGCAACAGCGACCATTCAAGTTCGACCTACGGCCCCGACGCTCTCGCGTAGCAGTCCTCCCTGCCGAGGTCTATTCCGATGCCTTAGAACAGTTAGTGTTCGACGGCATCCGACTGTTCCATCTCGACCTGCGTGGCAAGTCAGTCCTGCTTAAACCCAACATGGTCGAATTCATTCCCGGAAAACCAGTGAACACGGATCCCCGATTGATTGGTGCGGCAGCAGAAGCATTTCTTCGTCTCGGCGCCGCTAGCGTCGTTGTTGCCGAAGGTCCGGGCCATCATCGCGACACCGATCTGGTTGTTCACGAGACTGGTCTTGCTGATCAACTCACTCAGCGCAGGATTCGATTTGCGGATCTGAATCGCGACGAACTGGTCAAGACAAAGCTCCGTGCCAACTATTCCGGCCTTGGACATCTCTGGCTTCCCCGAACGGTCCTTGCCAGCGACTTCATTGTTTCCATGCCGAAGGTGAAGACGCACCATTGGAGCGGCGTCACGCTCAGCATGAAGAACATGTTTGGAATAGTCCCAGGGTCTCGCTACGGCTGGCCAAAGAACGTCCTCCACTGGGCTGGCATTCACGAGAGCATTCTCGACATCTGCGCCACAGTCCGTCCGCACTTCGTCATCGCTGACGGCGTCATCGCCATGGAAGGCGATGGTCCCCTCAACGGCACTCCAAAGGCGCTTCGCACAATTCTCCTTGCCGATGACCCCGTCGCTGCCGACTCGGCTCTAACGCGGTTGCTCGGATTCAATCCTTGGAACATTCCACACATCAGAGAGGGCAGTCGGTTCATCGGCAATCTCAGCGAACCTGTTGTGTCCCGGCTTGCCTGAGGGCCGATATCGACATGATCCGAAACCATTGGTACAGTCGGTTGCCAATCTGTGCCGTCCATGCGGTGGCACGAAGCAAGAGAGGTCGTGATTAAGGTCAAAGCTCAATTCATCGATCCAATGCTACTCCTATGCAAAGAGAAACTACCGGAAGGGGCTAATTGGCTCTATGAAATCTTATGTGGTCGGCCACATAAGATTTCTTCTGTGGCGTTCGCTGTTATGTGGCGCTGGTGGATCGGGCATTGGCAAAACCAGAATGCGGCTTGTTCCAACGCCACATAATTTCCTATCAAAGGCTTTGCAGGAACTGCATCAATGCGGCGTCCTTCTTCCAGTGCTTTGAGGGAACAGCCCCACCGACTTCGCAAGTGGCGAGCGCCTTAGCCTTCCTTTCCAGATCCACTTCCGCGTAAATATTCGTGGTGTTGAGGGAAACGTGACCCAACCAAGCGCGGATAGTGTTGATGTCGACACCCGCGCGAAGAAGGTGGGTTGCAGTTGTGTGTCGAATGGTATGAGGGCTCACGCGCTTCTTCGTTAATGAAGGTATGCGGTCCAGAAGCCGCTGGACGTATCTTTCAACCATTGTGTGAACGCCAAAGCGGGTGATGGGTCGACCGCACCTGTTGAGGAACACTTGATCTGTCGCGGGACGGTTCCCTATCACGGATGAAAGTTCAACGACAGTTTTTGGCCACAACGGACAAAGTCGAAGCTTGTTTCCCTTACCACGAACCTGGACGAGCGAATGATCACGAGAAGAGTTAGCCAAGAGAACATCCGCAATCCTAACCTGTGCAGCCTCGTCAGCTCGCGCGCCCGTGTTGTAAAGGAAGAGCAAGAGAGCATGGTCGCGGCGCCCCTGTTCCGTCGATTGGTCGGGTGCACTCAACAGCGCATCCATTTCCGATTTCTCTAGGTATGTAATCGTCGATCGGGGCGTTCGCTTAAGAGGAATGTTGCGGACTTGCCCGCACCACTCGATGTGCTCGGGGCTGTGCAGGGCGATAAAGCGAGCCAACGAGCGGATCGCGGCCAACCGCTGGTTACGGGTGGCCACCGTGCATTTTCGGGATTCCTCTAAATGCCGTAGAAAAAGCCGCACTGTATCCGGTGAAACGTCAGTGACCGAAATCTGGTCGATCTGTTTATGTGCGTGTTGAGCCACAAACGGAAGCAGGAGACGAAGCGTATCCCGATAACTGCGCTGGGTGTTTCGTGCCAGATTGAGTTCGGTTACCAAATATTCAAGCAGAAAGCGCCGGACCCATGTTCCAAGGAGGCTTGGCTTACTCATTGCCGCCCTCCCGTTTCGCGTAACGCTCGAACCGCAGGCTTGCCTGATGCAGGAGATCCGGCGTCATAGAGAGATACGCCTGTGTGGCCGCTAGAAGCGTATGTCCCATGTAGACTGACAGTGGTGGCAGAAGTTTCTGTACGTCCTTGCCCTCTCTATACCAGCTCGTTAATCGATGAACAGCCGATGTATGACGTAGGTCATGAAGCCGAGGCTGACAACGGGGACCGCCGTCGCGGTGCAGACCCGCATGCATTCGGATTTGCTTGAAAGCTCTCTCAATCTTGTGGAGGGGAATCTGCTTCGCGTTGCGTCCAACAAAGAAATGGTCATCGGGTTTCCTGGCTGGTGAGTCGTGGCGCCGAGCGTATTCGGCAAGGACCCGAACCGTGTTCTTTCCGATGGGGACCAGACGACTTTTGAAGAACTTCGAGTCTCGGATCGTAAGGACGCCTTCGGAAAGATCGACATCCCTTATCTTCAACGACAGTGCTTCTGATGTCCGCAAGGCTGCGCCATACATCACAAGAATAAGAGCCCGCATTACAGATGCATCAAGATCACTGCGCGGACGGCGGCACGACTCCGTCGAATCCAATAAGCGCCGAAGTTCAGCAGGCGAATAAATGTAAGGCTTGAATGGTGGTAGTTTCGGAATGGTGAGCGGTAATGGCGAGGTTGTGACAAACCTGCGGCTGATTGCGTATCGATAAAACCCACGGAGGGCGTTGTGCTTCACATACCACGTGGTTGTAAGTGGGCCAGCGCCAATAAGGAAGGTATTTACTTTTTCGGGTGAAACGTCGGCAATATCAACGTCTGGTCCCATGGCCCGACAAAACGCTTTCAGTTGGCTCCCATTGACTTTAAAGCGCTCGCCAAGTGCTTTTCGGAAACCGCCATATTGTTGGCAGATCAGGTGAAGATTCATAGCAGCTCTCCCAGATCGAAGCTGGCAACCTCGCGGAGCCGCACGAGATCCACTTTGGCGTAAATCCGCGTCGCATCAGGATCACGATGTCCGAGGTGATCGCCGATTTCCTTCAAAGACAACCCGTGGTTGATAAGACGAGTTGCACAGGCGTGCCGTATTGAATGCGGCCCGTGGTGCTTGAGAGATGGCGCCCGCTTGCGCAGTTGGCCAGCAACGATCGCCCACATTGCGCCATTTGAGAGAGGGCAAATCGGCGCGTGCCTGGTCAGAAACACTTGCCGGTGGGGGGATTTTGGTCTTACTTCCTTGAGGTAGCGTATGATTGCCGCCCCGACGGAAGGACGGAGCGGAAATACGTGGCGTGCAGATCCCTTGGAACGCGTGAAAGCGATTGCTTCCTGCTCCCAGTCGATGTCGGAAAGTCGCAGGCGAGCGACTTCTCTTGAGCGAACGCCATAGACCGCAAGTAACATCAGGATTGCGTGATCGCGGATGGCGGTGGGGTGATCGCCGCCGGTAGCATCCAGGATCTGTTGCACAATATCCCAAGTCGGTCCAGAGGGGAGCGTCTCATGCTGAAACACGCGAGGTGCCATGATCGAAGCAGCGATGCCCGCGGGGCACCAGCCTCTCATTTCGGCGTATCGAAAGAATGACCGAAGCGATGAAGCATAGGCTCGAACGCTGATGCGCGCATATTGCTCTTCATTCACCTTTTTCAGCAGGAGCGAATCGACATCACAGACGGTGATGGTTTCAAGAGGTCGCTTTCCGTCAAGCAATTGATCAAGGAACGGCCGCACGGTCACACATTGGTATTCGACCGTTTTCGGGGAAAGACCTCGTTCTTCTCTCATAAAGGTTCTGAATTCGGTCAACATACCGTCGCAGGCCGTTATCGGTTTGGCTGTGGCCTGGAGACGGTTGAGAGAAGTTAGCCATCCAACCGCCTGTGTCATGAAGTATGTCCTTGATTCCTTGACATACTGGCTGTTCGCCGAAGGCCAGTTGTGCCTCGACCATCGGCGTTCCGCGGCTTCGATCTCCGCGAGGCTAATTTGGTCTTTGGGCCGGTGACTCAATCTCAGATGCTCTGCGATTGACAGCAAAAGGCGAGCTTTCATCCGAAGGGTACACTTGGACATTCCTTGCGCCGCACATTGAGCTAGATATTGGCGGCGTTCGTCAACGAGCGGGGCGGAAAGCTGGCGAGTTAACGCATCGGAGCGGGAGAACAATTGGTTAAACATTGAATCGGACTCCTTTTCGAAAATTGGAAAGCGATCCGACTCTACGTCGTCAACAATCACTGACAAGCGCAATGACTACTTCTAAACGGGTCAATGAGAAGGAATTCCGGAACATACGATCCTTCGCCCTGTCAGTGTCATGATTCGAATCCTTACCGACTATTACCAGTCGTCGGGAACGCCCTTCCCAAGCCACAATTCCCAACCTCCGACTTGGCAACACTATGGCTTCGAACAAACCTGAGGCTGGCGGCGGAACAACGACGGAGTTAGTGGACTCTAATGAGTTGGGCGCTTTGTGGAAAATGGTTTGGACTCCGTGTGTGAAGGCTCAGGAATCGTTTGTAGGGCGAACGGAAAAGGGACAGCATGAGCTATCGATGGACTGCCGGTTTCGTACTGATTGCGCTATTGCAGCTCATAGTCGCGGAAAGCCTCTATCCTTATCACGCGACCAGTAAAACAATAAACAGCGGGAATCCAGGAGAGGTCTTATTCGATCCCTGCTTTATGTGGTCTCAAATGGGCATCATTCCTCGTCTCGGAGGTTTTGCCTGGCTCGCCTCTTTCGCCGCTCTGATCGTGTACGGCCTGCGCAATCGCCCTGCCCCACTAGGAGTTCCGATCGTAAATCTGTTTACGCTGGGTATCATCGTTAATGAATCATATTGGCAGCTTTCACACTGCTCCACAGCACAGGTTCGTTTGAGTTTTGTTGTCTGGACTGTGGGCGTCGTCATAATGGGCGGCCATCACATTGTCCAACGCTCAATGGCACGGGTGTAATGCGTGGATGAATCACCGGGCAAACCGGAGAGAACCTAATGGGGCAGTTTGCCGATCAAGCTATGCTGGACTTCGCTGAGCCAAGCCTCCGATGAAATTATGTAGCCTTGGAGATGGCTCGGTGCGTCTTCATAACTGTCCCCGCATGCCAGCGCCACATAACGGCGAACGCCACAGAAGAAATCAAGTTGGACGGCTATCGCGCCCTCGCCATCAAGAGCGGCGAGAAACTGCAACTCCGCTCCCGCAACGATAATGATTTTAGTGCACGTTATCGCGACATCACTGCGGCCCTCCGATTCCTGCCGGATGAAACAGTGGTCGATGGTGAAGTGGTCGCCCTCGATGAAGAAGGGAGGCCGTCCTTCAATCTCCTACAAAATTACGGTTCCTCAAAACCGAACCTTATTTACTACGTCTTCGACGTACTGGTAATTGCCGGCCGCGATGTGATGCGGGAGACGCTCGACGCACGGCGAGAGTTGCTGGAAGAGCAGGTGCTGCCGAAGCTGGGTGAGCCAATCCGGTATTCGCAGGAGTTGAGATCAGATTTGCCGACGCTGATCGAGGCGGTCAAGGCTCAGGGACTGGAAGGCCTTGTGGCGAAGCGTCGCAACAGTCGGTACGAGCCTGGCCAGCGGTCCGGCGCCTGGCAGAAGATGCGAGTCAATCGAGGCCAGGAGTTCGTGATCGGCGGATATACAGTCGGCGGCACAACGTTTGATGCGCTCATCTTCGGTTATTACCAGGAAGGGAAACTTATCTATGCGGCGCGGACTCGCAACGGCTTCACGCCTTCGGCACGTGCAAGTCTGATCAAGCGGTTTCGCGCATTGGAAACGGCGGAGTGCCCCTTTGCAAATTTGCCGGAGGATAAGAGCGGGCGCTGGGGCGCTGGCCTTACCGCAGCCAAGATGGTGGAGTGCCGATGGCTCAAGCCGGTGCTGGTAGGCCAGTTCGAGTTTCTGGAATGGACTGGGGACAATCACTTACGTCACACAAAATTCATTGCTCTGCGTGACGACAAGAAGCCGAAAGATGTGAGGCGGGACAGCTAATTACACGCCGCCTGACTGGATGAATCTAATTCTCCGTGCCTTTGCTGTGGAGACGAGCGTTTACTCCGATACCGGTGGTCAGTGCCATCTCGTCCTGCGTTCTCGTTCGATGCCTGCTCCATACTTCCGCCACTCACTCGCATTGCAGGAAGGGCATGACCACAAAACCCTGACGAATTTCTCAAAATCACTTCCCGTTCTATGCTTTTGTCGCATTAGTACTCCGCACGTGTTGCATTTTTCCGATTCGGGCACAGGCACGGCATTCATGCCTGTTTTCACAGGCGCTGATTTGTATCGATGAGCGATGAATTTCAGGAATGACGAGATTGTCGAATCCTGAAGCGCGTTGTGGATGTCGGCGGGACGTCGAACAATTGCCACACCTGCCCGCTTTTGAAGGCGATTTCGAGTATACGCTTCTCTGGCAAATAGGCGATTGTCTCGACGCGCGCATCAAATACCGAAACCCGCTTCGCCTCGATCGGAAGCACGAAGTGTTCGCAGTCATCTACTTTCTTCTGGCACTGTCGGCAGTACACCATCGGCGCGAGAGACCTCGGCTTCAGATATACCGAACATTTGTACGGTAGTCAATCAGGAGAAATTGAGTCGCCGTCACTGTTAGGATTTCTGGCTCGAAATCACAAAAGCCACAATCATTCCGACAATGGCTCCCAGGATCATTCCGGCGATCAAATAGTTGAAGGACGTGTGCGCATACCCGAGCAGTAGCTGGTCAAGGCCTCGCAGATTCGCTCCCCTGGTAATCACAGTGGTAAACGGAAGCTGCCCCATTAACGGCACGCTCGGCCGAAGCAGAAATCCAACAATACTGCCCATCAAGAGACCGGCGATCGTGAGTTTGCTCTTCATGGAAGGCTATGGTGTTGGTGCGCAGGGCCGTTACGCTAGATTCTAAGACAGCTCTTCGGTCAAACGGAAACTCTGTATGCAGTCTCTTCGGAAACCCTAGCGCTTCTTCGCCGCTCGCTTTGTCGTTTTGTGCGAACGACTGCGCGGCGTTTTGACCGTGACGGCCTTCTTTGTTGCCCCCACGCGCTTTCGCTTCTCGCCTCCGCCGGCACGCTCCGGCAGCTTGCGGTCGCCCGTCTCGCGATTCCACTCCTCAAACGTTTCTGGCGAGATCTTCCCTTCGACTAGAAGCTCCGCGAACTTGCGGCGTTGCGCTTGGCTCTTGAACGGCATAAGTTCTCACATACTGCGGAATTGGACGATACGTCAACAGCGGCGGTGATTTCGACGTGAGAGCCGCGCCAAATGATTGCGCCGTCATGGCTTCCTGAAGTACCCATCATTATTAAACACCTATCATTATTAATAGATGTACCCGGCTCCCCGTGTTCCCTTCATGAAACCAGGCCGGATCAGCTGACGCGTTATGAGGATGGCCGCCGAGTCGTCCCGGCTACGAAGAGCGAGGAGGGCAAGCGGACTAATGCGGTGCGCTTAGGGCGCATGCTGCACTTATGACGAGCGCACTGACAGCCGTCCTGCACGCCGTAGCATTTATTTATGGCCGCTCGATACGCTTTGAGTTGCTGCGAAAAGGCTGTTACCAGATTGTAGGGCACCTCTCCGGTTCAGTCGATGTCCTGCCATATGAATCGCTTGAGGACGATAATGACGCCAAGGCATATACTCCACTCGTCATGACCCATTCGCGACACTCGAGACGCCAGTTCATCAAATCCGCAACCGCGGTGCTCATGGTGAGCGGAGCCGGGCGGTCGCTTGGCGCGGAGTCGTTCGACCCCTTTGAGAAGAACATTCGCGAGCTTCAACGGGCGATGACGAGTGCGAAGACGAGTTCCGCGCAGCTGGTCCAGTTCTACCTGGACCGCATCGCGGCCTACGACCAGGCGGGGCCGCGCGTGAACGCGGTCCTTCATATCAATCCGAATGCCGCTGCGGCTGCGCGGGTGTTGGACGACGAGCGCAAGCGCCGACGGCTGCGCGGGCCGCTGCACGGCATCCCGGTGCTTCTCAAGGATAACTTCGACACGAAAGACATGCCGACAACGGGCGGGGCGCTGGCGCTGGAAGGCATCGTGCCGAAAGACGACGCCTTCCAGGTGCGGAGGTTGCGCGAAGCGGGCGCCGTAATTCTGGGAAAGGTGAACCTCCACGAACTTGCGCTGGGCCTCACGACGGTCAGCTCGCTCGGCGGGCAAACGCTCGATCCCTACGACCTGACGCGCACGCCCGGGGGGAGCAGCGGTGGCTCCGCCGTTGTCGCTACGGCAAACTTCGCCGCCGTCACTTTAGGCACCGATACGAGCGGTTCGATTCGCATCCCCAGCTCGCACAACAACGTCGTCGGTCTCCGGCCGTCGTTGGGCCTGTTGAGCCGCACGGGCATCATCCCCTTCGGCCACACCCAGGACACGGGCGGGCCCATTGCGCGGACGGTGGAAGACATCGCCATCATTCTTGACGCGACAGCCGGCTACGATGCGGCGGATCCGACCACCGCGGCAAGCAGGGGTAAGATTCCGCGGACATACACCTCGTCACTCAAGCGGAATGCACTCAAGGGCGCCCGCGTTGGCGTACTCACCGAGTTTTTCGGCACGGCGCCGGAAGACGCGGTAGTAGGCGCCGTCGTTCGACGCGCCATCGACGAGATGAAAGCGCTTAAGGCAACGGCAGTCGATGTCGTTGTGCCGAACCTCGCCGCGCAGCTGACCGCGTCCAACCTTCTTACGCAGGAGTTGAAGTTCTATCTGGGCGACTACCTGAAGAAGTCCGGCGGGCCTGTTGCCTCGGTAGAGGAACTGCTCGCGTCGGGGCTTCACGCGTCTCAGCTGCAGGGCTTCCTCGACATCGCGAACGCGATTCCGGACGGCTACCTCGCAGGCGACGATTACAAGCGCCGTCTCGCCGCTCGATCAACCCTCGGCCTGGCAATCCTCAAGGTAATGGACGACAACCGGCTCGACGCCCTCGCATATCCGACGACGAGAAGAATTGCGCCGGTCGTGGGAAACAACCAGATCGGCAGCAACGCGGGGCTGTCGGCACAGACGGGCTTTCCGGCGATCAGCGTGCCGACCGGATTCACACCCGGCGGTTTTCCCGTCGGCATGGAGCTGCTCGGCCGTCCGTTCGGCGAGCCGACGCTAATCGCGCTCGCGTACTCCTTTGAACAGTCCACGGACCATCGCCGGGCGCCATCATCGACACCGCGACTCGGAACGAAAGCGGACGCGGGCGCGCCCGGCGCAATGTCCGCCGATACGGGATCCGGAAGCGTCACCTTCACGGTTGCCGCGACCGGCGCGCAGTCCGTGCCGCCATCAGATGTCACGTTCACCGCCACAGCACGCTTCAACTTCAACCCGCAAACACGTCAGCTCGGCTACGACGTCTCGCTTCCCGCCGCTTTGTTGCCTGAGATTGCCGGCGTCTACCTCCATCGCCGCGCGAACCGTCCGAACGGTGGCGTCGCGCACATCTTGGCGAAGTTGCCCACCTTGTCTAACTCCGGTAAAGTCACGCTGTCCGAGCAGGAAGCTAACGATCTGAAAGCAGGAAAACTCTACCTCGCGGTCGTGAGTCGAATGAGCCCGCGACTGAGCGCTCGGGCAGACTTGATTATGTGACTCCCCGTGAGTGTGAGGGACCCGAATGCGCGCCGTTGTGAAAGTCATTTGTCTACGGATTCATGCTCACAAAATGCTCACAGAAATTCGAGAACAAGGGCAAACACCCGACACCATCGGATACCAAATGCTATGAAACGAAAGGACTGGCCATCATTAGATTGTGCTCATAACCCAAAGGTCGGAGGTTCAAATCCTCCCCCCGCAATAAGTTAGCGGTTTTCGATTGTTTTGATTTGTGATCATACCCTCCAAAACGTTAGGAAATATCGATACCTAGCCCAACGGTTCCAAAAACTTTTCTTCAACTATCGCCGAACGTGTGCGCAGTGCGCGTTTTGTCGATTGTCATGAAACCCAGACTTGCCGGTGAATGGCTAGTGACAGCCCAGTGTAGACTGTCGCTGCTTTCCAGGAGGCACGGGATGCGGATCAACCGACGGGCGCGCGCTCCCCGCCGCGTGCTGCTCTTATTTTTGGCTGTGACGCTCCTGCCAGGTGCGGCATTAGGCTGGGTGAGTTGGCAGTTGATCGAGCAGGATCGCGAACTCGAGGACAAGAGAGTCCAAGACGATCTCGAACACGCTGCAGACCTCGTTTCCGCCGAGCTCGACCGGCGATTGCGTGAGGCCGCGGAGCAGTTGTCTGAAGGCATTGAAGCAAGCGCGGAATTGCCGGACGGGGCGCTGACAGTTGTTGTCGAGCCGCACCGGATCGAAGCGAAGCCAGCCAACCGCCTTCTCTATTACCCCGCGCCGCCATTGCCAGCCGCACCCTCAGCGGTGGCTTTTGAAGCCGGCGAAGCGCACGAATACCGCAAGGACTACGACGGCGCGATTGCGGCCTTCCGTGAGCTTTCGCAATCTCAAGACCCTTCGATTCGTGCCGGAGCGCTGGCCCGCTTGGCGCGCAACCTCCGCCTGAGCGGACAAACACAAGCGGCTCTCGACGTCTATACACAACTGGAACGACTCGGGAGCGTTCTCGTTGGCACTGTCCCCGCCGGCCTATTCGCGCGCGAAGCCCGCTGCGACACGCTCCGGCAGGCGCAGCGTTATTCGGAGTTGCAACGCGAGGTGGCGTTGCTCGCTGAGGATTTGAAAACGGGCCGCTGGCCGGTGGGTCGCCTCGACTTTAATCGGCTCCACGAGGAGGAAATCCCTCGTTGGAGTGGAGGCGCAGCGGTTGAAGCGCTCAATGAGGACACGCTCGCCCTTGCCGAAAGCGTCGAATGGGTTTGGCAGGAGTGGCGGAAGATGCGTGGTGATCAGGCCGTTTCAGCAGGCCGCCAGAGTCTTTGGCTCCGTGGCAGGCCGGTACTTGTGCTTTGGCGGGGTTCCGCCTCGAGTTTGACGGCATTCATTGCCGGCCGCGACTACATTCAATCGCAATGGAGTAGCGCGTGGACAGACCACGACGTCGATGTGGCGTTATCCGACTCCGAGGGACATCCGGTGCTGGGCGCGACGCCCGCAAAGACGCTCCCTGTCGCGTTGCGAAGCGTGGCGGAATCACGACTGCCCTGGACTCTCCGCGCGACGCCCGCAAATCCCAGTTCTGTTTCCACAGCCTTCACCGCACGTCGACGGTTGTTACTGACCGGTCTTGTGATCATGGTGGTGTTGACGGCCACTGGCGGCTACTTCACCGTTCGCGCGGCTTCCCGCGAATTCGCCGTGGCGCGCCTGCAGTCGGACTCGTCTCAGCGGTGTCTCATGAGTTTCGAACGCCGCTCACATCGCTACGGCACCTCACCGAGTTGCTCGAAGCGGGGACCATTGCCGATGAGGATCGCCCGCGACGCCAACAGTGCTACCGGGTGCTGGCGCGAGAAACTGAACGCCTGCATCGCATGGTTGAAGGGCTGCTGGATTTCGGCCGAATGGAGGCTCGCGGAGACGACTATGCCTTCGAGACGGTCGATCCGGCCAACTTCGTTCGAGAGATCGTTTCCGAGTTTCAATCTGCCGCGTCGCCCGTGACGCATCGCATCGAGCTCGCGGCGGACGGCGTCGCCCCTGGCGCGTCGGTCATCAAGGCCAATCGCGAGGCTCTCGGCCGGGCAGTGAGGAATCTGCTGGAGAACGCCGTCAAGTATTCACCGGAATCCAAGGCCGTTGAAGTGCGGCTTGGCCGTCGACGGGATCGCATTGCTATCGGCGTCCACGACGAGGGCTTCGGCATACCGGCATCGGAGCAGAAAATTATCTTCGAGAAGTTCGTTCGTGGCACGGCATCGAAAGCGATGCACGTGCAGGGAACTGGAATCGGTCTGGCAATGGCGCGCCACATTGTGCGGGCTCACGGCGGCGAGATTCGCCTGGAAAGCGAAGCGGGGCGGGGCACGACGTTTACGATCGAGTTGCCCGCGTTTCCCGCTCCTGCGGTGATGTCACGCGAGGTTGTCCGGACATGACGTCGGCAACGCAGCGCATTCTTGTCGTCGAAGACGAGCCCGGAATCGCGCTGGCCCTCGAGATCGATCTGACCGCCGAAGGCTACACAGTGGAGATCGCTGCGGACGGAAGCACGGCGGTACGCCGTGCGCGCGAGACAACGTTCGATCTCATTCTCTTGGATGTCATGCTTCCGGGTAAGGACGGCTTCGATGTCTGCCGCGACCTGCGCCGCGCCGGCCTGCGGACGCCCATCATCCTGCTGACGGCGAAAACCCAGGAGGCAGAAAAGATCCTCGGCCTCGAGCTGGGCGCCGACGATTACGTCACCAAGCCGTACAGCCCGCGCGAGCTTCGCGCGAGAATCAAGGCCGCGCTACGCCGTGCGTCAGACGCATTGCCGCAGATCTACCGTTTCGACGATCTCGAGGTCGACTTCACGCGCTACGAAGTGCGCCGCGGTGGCCGCCCGCTGGATGTCACGCCGATCGAATTCAAGCTCCTGACTGTGCTGGTTCGGCATCGGGGCCGCGTCCTCACCCGGCAACAACTGCTCGATGAGGCGTGGGGACGCGACACGTTTGTCACGGACCGCGTCGTCGATAACCAGATCCTCAACCTTCGGAAGAAGATCGAGCCCGTTCCGACGCAACCGCGCTATGTGTCCAGCGTTCGCGGTGCTGGGTATCGGTTTGACGGTTGAATGAAGACGAAATCCGGACACGGCGGAGATCCTGGCGCGATGCGCCGCGCCTAACGTATCGCCGAGGAGGAACATCATGAGCAACCCCATAAAGACATTTCACCGCAGCGCGATTCTCATCGGGATAATGATCGCGGCCTCGGCCGCTGCGCAGCAGAGGAGCGCGTCGGATCCCGAAGTGCAGCTCCGCACCGCGGAACAAAAGATTCTTCGCGACGGCGACATCGAGGGCGCTATCGAAATCTACAAACGCGTTGCCGAAACGCGCGGCGTCAGCCGCGCCACAGCCGCGAAGGCATGGCTCGCGATGGGACAGGCCTACGAGAAGGTCGGCCACGCCGACGCCCGGAAGGCTTACGAGCGGGTGATCAAGGACTACGCAGACCAGGAATTCGCTGCTCAAGCCGAAGCTCACTTGAAGAATCTGGGGCTTCCGGCTAGCCAGGCTAGCCAGGTAGTTACGCCTAGGGGTATGCAGCGCCTGTTTGCGGGAAGTTCCCACGTTTGGACGGCTGTAACCCCCGATGGCCGATACCTGCAGAAGGCATTGCTGCCTATCCTCGACCTCGCTACGGGTCAGTACGAAGCGCCATTTCCTGAGAAGGATGGTGGGCCAGACTATAGCAAAGTCTTGTCTCCCGATCAGAAATGGGTTGCGTACGGGTTTGAGACCCATTCTGAAGTGCCCTTTTTTGGAGACTGGAACACCGTATTCGACGTGCGACTGAGGCCCTTTCATGCAGAGAAGGGCGCTCAATCCAAGGTGCTGTTGCATAGCGAAGAATTTGTTTACAGCGAACCGTTCGCGTGGAGTCCTGACGGCCGGGACATTTATGCAATTCTGACCCGCACGGATCTGACTCATCAAATCGTCGCGATTTCGGCCGCCACCGGTTCGCTTCGGACTCTCAAATCGCTGGAATGGCGCTGGCCGGGCAAGCTTAGTCTTTCACCCGATGGCCGGTATATCGCTTACGACGCGCCCGTGTCGCGAAACTCCGGGAATCGGGACATTCTCGTAATTTCCACCGATGGCAGCGGTGAGACAACGATCGTCGAGGATCCGGCGCGCGATGCTCTACCGGTCTGGACCCCCGATGGTAAAGCGGTCGTCTTCACTAGCGATAGGTTCGGGAGTCTGGGATTGTGGGCGATTGAGGTGGTGCAAGGGAGACCGCGTGGCACTGCAGCGCAGCTCAAGAAGGATGTGCGGCCGCTATTCCCTCTGGGTTTTACGCGCGACGGTTCCTTCTATTACCGAACCGATGAACCTGCTCACACGGACGCGTACACCGCGGAAATCGATTTGGCATCCGGGATAGTTTCGAACCCGAAAGCCTTAGAAAGAGTTCCGGGCCGTAGTTCCAATCCTGCCTATTCGCCGGACGGCAAGAGCCTGGCGTACTTCTCTCGCAGAGGAAGCTTTCTTAGTTCGACTTCTGCTCCTATCGGATATTTGACGCTTGTCATACGCTCGATTGGAACGGGTGAGGAGCGTGAGATACCAAGAACATTGACAGACAACGTGTTATTTCCGATGGTCGGCGGAGAACTCACATGGTCTTCGGACGGACGCTCCCTGATCTTCATTGGCAGAAACCAAGACGCATGGGCGTTGCCGCCGCCAAACTCGCTTCACCGGATTGATATCGACACGCGGGAGGACCTTATCGACCGGAATCCAGACCTGCCATGGAGAATAGCAAAGGTTGCCGCGAGCCCCGACGGCAAGCGTCTTTACTATTGGAGGGGAAGCACCCTCATTGCCGACGACCTTTATAAGAGCCAAAGCGCCCTCATTGCCTATGACGTTGAGACAAGCCGCGAGGTTGAACTGCTCAAGAAAGGTCAATCTGAATTGTTTCAAAGGCTCGGGGCAGTTAATTACGGCGCCGACCTTGTCGTGTCGCCGGACGGGCAACAGATTGCGTTCTTGGCGGGAGGATCCATCAACGTGATCCCAGCGCTCGGAGGCGCCGCCCGGCAACTCAAAACACCTCGGCAGGCGACGCAAAGGATCCTTCAATGGTCTTCGGATGGAGAAAAGGTTCTAGTTGAGACAGCACCAGCTCGATTCCACCGCTTGTGGTGGGTTCGCGTGGACGGCGGCGAAGCCGAGGCCGTCGGGACAGCCACGCACGAGCATTCCATCCGGTCCATCAGCCCGGATGGGAAGCATATTGCATACACGGTGGAACGCCCTCGCGATCCGAATGAAAGGGAGATCTGGGTGGATGCCGATTTGCTTCCGAGTCGCGATGGATCTGGCGTTTTTTTGGCCGACTTGACTTCCGACGGGACTGCGCGCCGTGTCGTCAGCCTGATGCAGAGCCTCACTTTTCGATACCTCGCACCGTCATGGTCGCCCGATGGGAAGTCGATTGTCGTGAAAAGGCGGCGGCAGCAAGACGGTGAAGTCGCCTATGACTCCGTGGTGCGCTCTCTAGACACCGGCGAAGAGAGAATCCATGCGGGCGCCCTGGGTCAGCCCGTCGGGGCCGACACCGGCCAGCCCTCGCTGTGGTTTCACAATGGCGAAAGCCTACTGGATTTTGGCGGCTCGGCGTGCCAGGGCGGATGTTTCCTGCGCACACCTGTCAAGGACAGACAAGGCCCCACTCTCGCGGCACAATTCGGTTTCAGCGTCGTAAACAAGCTCGCGGTGCTCTCTCCAGACGACAGACTACTTTACGTGGTTCCCGATCATACTCGTCCCAGTCTGCTGGCAAGGGGAAACGAACTGGTGGTGTTCGATCTTTCTGCGGGTAAGGTGACGGAACGATTTGCCTTGCCGATCAAGGCTTGGATTCGGGAGATAGCCCTCAGCCCCGATGGCCGCACGCTGGCAATGTGGACCGATGAGGTTTTTACTGGTACGTCAGCCGGCTTGTCCCGCATCGATGTTGACGGCACCGGGTATCGCGAACTGTACGTCGGCCGTGGCGGCGACCGACGTGACGGGAAACTGGCATGGACCAGGGATGGGCGGAGCATCCTCTTCGGAAAGCGAAGTAATACGGATGATTGGCAGATCATGAAAATCTCCGCCGACGGCGGCAAAGAACAATTTACGGGCCTGCGCGTCAAGGGACTGCAGTCTATAAGCCTGAGTCCAGACGGTTCGCGTCTCGCATTTGACGGCAGTGCTCCTTCAGTTTCTTCTGGAAACGCTCGATAGGAACCCACACGGAGACGCAAGCAAGGGTGGTGACCGTTCCGGTCGGCGACATGCCGTTCCGGAACGGCATCCTTATTGAATTCGCCACGGCCATACCGCTGCGGCGACGCGCCTATGATGAACCCCGTGCAAAGGGCCGCGGCGAGCCTGGCCAGACGGGAACATCGCAGTTTTGAGGAACAGATCGGGAACTGGGAACAGAATGCCCAAGAACACCGTGGAAGCGGGTCGAACAAGATGAACCAAACTCACTGAAAGGCAAAGACGGTCTATTTCGCTAACGATTCATAACCCAAAGGTCAGTGGTTCAAAATTCTCCGTGGTTAACGGCGGTCCTTGAGACGCCCTTCCACGTCTCGCTGACCATGAAGGAAGGCGACTCGCAGGAACGTCTGCTGGATTTCTGTACACCAAATCCTGACAGTACCTCCATCGTGCCATGACATTGGCCGCCTATGCTGAGCCGGTAGAGAGTGCGACAAAACTCTACTTTGCCTTGAAGATTGGAAGCCCTCGATACGGTAGTGTTCAAAGCAAACGGCATGCGACGGAGGAAAAGTACGCAATGATCAAATTGCTAGCATTCATGTTGGCGGGGGTGTTTGGCGCGGAGGCATGGTTCCCGCAGCCGCCTCTGGGCCTGGACCTTTATATGCCAGTGCCGGAAACGAATCGCCTGACTAAAGGTAAAATTGCGCTCGGCCAAAAGCTATTCTTCGACAAACGGCTTTCGGCCGACAACACGATTGCGTGCGCGAGCTGCCACGACCCAAAACGCGCCTTTTCGGATGGACGTCCGGTCCCCATCGGTATCGCCGGCGCGAAGGGTACGCGTAATTCGCCGGCCCTGATCAATCGCGGCTATGGTTCGGTATTCTTCTGGGATGGACGAGCGCTCTGGAACGGCAAGTCCTGGAACCGATTCTCAATCCAAAGGAGCTCGGGCTGAATGAGGCGGAGCTCGAACGAAGAACGGGCATGAAGCGAGATGAAGCGGTTGCCGCTCTTGCGAGTTATGTGCGCACGATTCGATCTGGAGACTCCCGCTTCGATCGTTACTCTGCGGGCCAATCTCGAGCGCTGAACGTTCTGGAAAAGAAGGGTCTGGAGTTGTTCCGTGGCCGGGGCCGTTGTTCAAGCTGCCATATTGGACCCAGCCTCACGGACGAGCGTTTTCACAATACGGGCGTGGCCTGGCAGGAAGGGCGATTCGCCGACGACGGCCGCCGAACCGTTTCCGGCAGCGACCGTGATCGCGGCGCCTTCAAGACTCCAACGCTGCGCGAAATCTCCCGAACTGCACCATACATGCACGACGGCAGCATGGCCACCCTGGAGGAAGTTTTGGACTTTCAAAAAGCAGGCTTTCACGATCCCGATTCCCCAAAAGCCTCTTGAAAAACAGCAACTTGTTGATCGGGTCTACGAGTCCATCATCTCCGCTCGGTATACACCGAGTATTCCGCAAACTGAGATCATCTTAAACAAGGGCTATGGCGTTTCGAGGACGGTGCCCGTCTTCTGTGTCGAGGACTACCTTATCTATTACTTTTGTATCAAGGAACTTGAAGACGTGCTTTGTGGCCGCCGCACGCCCAATACTTATGGCGGTTGGACTCTTGGTGGAAAACTGCGAGCACAGGAAGCTACAGAGATGGAGTCAGAAGCGACTGAGTATGGCCGCTACTCATTCAATCCAGATGCTTGGAAGGAAGCCTTCGGCGAGTTTAATTCCCTGCTTTTTGCCCAGATTGAAACACGACAATATCCGCTAATCCTTCAGTTTGATCTCTCGAACTTCTACGACAGCATTCGGCGGAATCGTTCACGAACGTATTATTCGGTAGCGGGACCTTGGCCCGCTGTCAGTCCATTTTTTTGCCGCGTGTTCGAAGGTCCTGCGTGAACATCATTACCACCTTCTCATCCCAGGTAACCTCCATGAGCCTATTCCCATTGAATGGTTGTCCGTCAGTACTGATCAAGCTTCCTTCGGGAACCAAATGGGCGACATGGCGTCCATCTTCGAGGAACAAAGCAATGGTGGGGCTACTGATAAGGTAAGTTTCACTTGTCATGGCGGTCCTCCTTTCGGAAGGGAACGCTAAGGATACGAGGGAGTCGCCTTGCGCGATGTACACAATTGAACACTCTAAGAATTGTTCCGAGTGACGAGTTCGAGCCCCTCTTTTCACACGAGGAGGGGCTCGTCATCGTTTACTTCCTACCGAAGAACCTACAACACTTTGCTAAAGGCGTCCTCGTGAACAAACTTCATAACCCAAAGGTCGGAGCTGTTAAGCCGCGGCACTCTCGCCTTTTCTGGCTTGAATTCGATTGAGTGTGCAGAATCGCACAGCCCACGACAGCGCTTTGCTGAAACGATAGCAGTATGCAAACGAACTTTCAGTCTGGGAAGACGAAGGAGGATCCATGGACGAAAAGTCCCACGGGCTGAATGGCGCCGTTCATGAGATCGAATGGGCACGGCGCATCAGGGACCAGGTAAATGCCGAGTTCGATCGCGTTGCGAGAGTGCTGGAAAGGACAGCCACACAACGCTCTGGCCAAAAACGATTGGACACGTACGGAATGATTGCGATCCTTGAAGAGAAACGTGCTGAAGTCATGTCGAATCAAGATGCCGGCTACTTCATCCATGATTGGCAGGAACTACACGATCAAGTGCGTAAAATGCTGATCAAGGATGAACGATATCAGACCATCAAGGCCGGCATATAGGTTCCCGCTGCGTTCAATGATGCCCAATCCTTCCGAGTCCGAGATTATGCCCACAACCATTCTCGTCGATGTTCAGCTCCAAAAAACGGATGCCGACGAACACAATGCTTCGCTCCAGGAACTTAAACAACTCATCGAAACGCTGGGGTGGAAAACCGCCGGGGCGCTCACTCAGAAAATGTCGTCGCTCACTGCGGCTTCACTCATCGGGCCGGGAAAACTTGCAGAACTGAGCACGCTCGTGAAACTGTCTTCGGAAGTCGACAGCGTCGTTTTTGATCGCGAACTCACGACGACACAAGTTCGCAACATTAGAGAAGCAACCGGCGTGGCTGTTTACGATCGGCCGTCGATCATCCTCGAAATCTTTCATCGGCATGCGCGAACCAGGGAGGCGCAGCTTCAGGTGGAACTCGCACGTCTCAAATATCTCGCGCCTCGTGAGCGCGTTGTCGGCGCCAAAGAACGACGAGGCGGGGGGCGCGGCGCCAGAAGCGTCAGCGAATCTTTTCACGAACTAGAGCGTCGACAAGTGCGCGATCGTATCCGCGAACTTCAACGAGAACTCGATGCCGTTCACACAGAACAAGTCGAGCGTCGTCGACACCGGGAAGGTCTGTCCAAAGTTGCTATCGTTGGGTACACCAATGGCGGCAAGTCTTCTCTCATGCGAGCGCTCACGTCGAGCGAGGTTCTTGTCGCCGATCAACTTTTCGCCACCCTCGATACGACCGTCCGGGCGCTGCAACCGGAAACGCACCCTCGTATCCTCGTCTCCGACACCGTCGGTTTCATTCGAAACCTCCCGCATGATCTCGTGGCCTCATTTCGATCGACTCTGGACGAAGCGCTGGATGCTTCGCTCTTACTTCATGTAGTGGATGCATCTGATCCATCGTGGCGCTCTCACATCCAAGTCACGCGAGAAGTTCTCGAAAGCATCGACGCCGGAAAACTTCCTTTTCTTCTCATCCTGAACAAGATCGATGCCGTCGACATCGCGCGGGAGGCACTTCTGAAAAGAGACTTTCCGGATGCCATTCCCATGTCCGCACTCAATCCCAGGGACATCGAGGCGCTGCACGAGCGTCTTGTACGGTTCTTCCTGGACAACATGATGCAAGTTGATCTTATGGTTTCCTACGGCAAGGAAGGTGTGCTCGCCGAGATCCGCAAAAACGTTCACGTGCTGAAAGAGTCCTACGACGAAAATGGCGTGTGTCTCACGATCAAAGCAACTCCCGCGACACTTACCGCTCTAAAGCAGCGGCTCGCTTCGTAGGCCGGCACCGAGGCTGGACTGGGTGCTCCGCACAGCTTGAGTTTCACTCCGTTAGCGAAAAGAGTTGCTACCGCTGTGCTCTCATCGGCGCCCAGTAGACGAAGCGGCAGTAGTCCTCTATCTGTTCGAGCAGATGTTTGGGCGCCTCGATGGGTGAGCACGAGTTCCGTCCCGCCGCCGGGAATGGGCGCGAGCGAAATGGCCGCCATCGAATAGATACCCTCGGGAAAATCCTTTCGACGCCACGCCTGTACCAGCCGGCGTCCCGGCACGAGCACCGCGATTTGTTCAGAGAAATGAAGTGTTAGCGTCCGGCGTCCCTGTCTCCCGAGCCTGTTTCTTTCGCTTGCTGAAAAACTCAGGGAACATTCAGGGCGTAACTAGAAAGTAAGAGATAACCTTCCATTGGCCGCTCTCTTTGCCCCACATGGCCCACAACACCCCAGCTTCGCCTCCGGGCTTTGAAAGTCGAAAGCCTGTCGCGTAAGAGTTTCCGTACACGTTTCCGCTCGCGGGCTTTTCAAAGTAGATCTCTTTTCCAGCCTCTCGACAGTCTGCAGTGGCGGCCATGTGGTCTGGAACAGACGCGAGGACGAACGCCTTTGAATTGGAGTGCTTTACCAGTTGGACATCCGGATGCGACACCACCGGCGCGACAATCGCGTCTTCCAGCTTCTTAACATTCCCGACGAAGGATGCCGTACTCTTCATGCCCGCCTGCACGAGTTGTCCCGCCTCGGCGGGACTTCCCGGTGCCGGTGTGTCTTCGTCGCGATACAGGTTCACGCAGGCGTAGGCGCGAGAAGAAAGATACTGGAAAGCTTCCGGGGCCTTCCCTTGTACAAACCACTTATTGAGGAAATCGGTTGCAGCCTGGGTCAGGTCTTTGTCTCCTGCCACGTATGTCACTGCAGGCAGAACGGCGGCTGCGGCACTGCCAGCGGCTGCGGCGTCCGGAGCACGATACCGTTCAAACTGCGGATCCACATCGTAGGAGACCAACTTCCAGAAATTCTCCTGCCTTGCCCAGAGAGCCGCGATGGGTTTTCCCTCCTGGCCGGGCGCTTTGGTGACCCAGCTTTCTTGTACAAAGTTGGCATTATAAGAAAGCATTGCTTATCAATTTGTTGCAACGAACAGGTCACTATCAGTCAAAATAAAATCATTATTTGAAGCTTGGCGTAATCATGGTCATAGCTGTTTCCTGTGTGAAATTGTTATCCGCTCACAATTCCACACAACATACGAGCCGGAAGCATAAAGTGTAAAGCCTGGGGTGCCTAATGAGTGAGCTAACTCACATTAATTGCGTTGCGCTCACTGCCCGCTTTCCAGTCGGGAAACCTGTCGTGCCAGCTGCATTAATGAATCGGCCAACGCGCGGGGAGAGGCGGTTTGCGTATTGGGCGCTCGGTCTTGCCTTGCTCGTCGGTGATGTACTTCACCAGCTCCGCGAAGTCGCTCTTCTTGATGGAGCGCATGGGGACGTGCTTGGCAATCACGCGCACCCCCCGGCCGTTTTAGCGGCTAAAAAAGTCATGGCTCTGCCCTCGGGCGGACCACGCCCATCATGACCTTGCCAAGCTCGTCCTGCTTCTCTTCGATCTTCGCCAGCAGGGCGAGGATCGTGGCATCACCGAACCGCGCCGTGCGCGGGTCGTCGGTGAGCCAGAGTTTCAGCAGGCCGCCCAGGCGGCCCAGGTCGCCATTGATGCGGGCCAGCTCGCGGACGTGCTCATAGTCCACGACGCCCGTGATTTTGTAGCCCTGGCCGACGGCCAGCAGGTAGGCCGACAGGCTCATGCCGGCCGCCGCCGCCTTTTCCTCAATCGCTCTTCGTTCGTCTGGAAGGCAGTACACCTTGATAGGTGGGCTGCCCTTCCTGGTTGGCTTGGTTTCATCAGCCATCCGCTTGCCCTCATCTGTTACGCCGGCGGTAGCCGGCCAGCCTCGCAGAGCAGGATTCCCGTTGAGCACCGCCAGGTGCGAATAAGGGACAGTGAAGAAGGAACACCCGCTCGCGGGTGGGCCTACTTCACCTATCCTGCCCGGCTGACGCCGTTGGATACACCAAGGAAAGTCTACACGAACCCTTTGGCAAAATCCTGTATATCGTGCGAAAAAGGATGGATATACCGAAAAAATCGCTATAATGACCCCGAAGCAGGGTTATGCAGCGGAAAAGCGCCACGCTTCCCGAAGGGAGAAAGGCGGACAGGTATCCGGTAAGCGGCAGGGT